>OCFX01000001.1_pt1 | contig 37362 bp, 25 predicted proteins | sample 1480131 | NCBI WGS metagenome assembly OCFX01 (sample SAMN02324088, study PRJEB22366) | soil metagenome | biome: mixedwood plains | place: Canada | collected 2009-09 | reverse complement strand
ACCCTGCCGCTTACCGGATACCTGTCCGCCTTTCTCCCTTCGGGAAGCGTGGCGCCATTCGCCATTCAGGCTGCGCAACTGTTGGGAAGGGCGATCGGTGCGGGCCTCTTCGCTATTACGCCAGCTGGCGAAAGGGGGATGTGCTGCAAGGCGATTAAGTTGGGTAACGCCAGGGTTTTCCCAGTCACGACGTTGTAAAACGACGGCCAGTGAATTCAGATCTCAAATAATGATTTTATTTTGACTGATAGTGACCTGTTCGTTGCAACAAATTGATGAGCAATGCTTTTTTATAATGCCAACTTTGTACAAAAAAGCAGGCTGGATCCACGCCGGTGCCGTCACCCAACAAAATCGATACGCTGTTCGATCCGGAATTGGTGACCACGAGGTCAGAGCGGCCGTCGCCGTTCAGGTCTCCGGCCGCGACGTGAAACGGCAGCAACCCCACGGGGACGCGGCGCTGCGTTCCCAGTCGTCCGTCACCCAGTCCACGGAGCACCGAGACGTCGCTCGAGTCCTGATTGGCGACCGCGACATCCAGAAAGCCGTCGTTGTCGAAATCGGCGACCGCCGCGTGCCGGGGTCCGGAACCTGCGGCAAACGAGAGGCTGCCCCCAAAGCCACCGTTCCCGTTCCCAAGCAGGATGGTCACGTTATTTGGGCTGTAGCTGGGGACTGCGAGATCCTGAATACCATCCCCGTTGAAATCGCCGGCGACCACGGCGTTTGGGTGCACAGGAACCGGAGTCGTCTGGGGAGTCGCGAAGGTCTGGCTATCGGCGGTTCCACCCAGAAGGGTTGGCAACAAAATCAGTGCGACACACGCGGTTCGGCAAAAACGGGGCACTAGTAATCCTTTGTGGGAAACTTTCGGTTCTCCAGCCAAAGGGGCAAGTTCCGTTCCAGGACACAAACGTCATCGTTACAACTATTTACGTCGATAAATGGTGCCAGAATGATCGCGTTACGCCGACTGAAGTCCCCCCAGAAGGAGACAAAACACTCCCTCCTTGGTTCACTTACAGGGGCACCTCAATCCTGAGCTCGCACAGAAAACCAACCGTTCCTATCCCAGATGCCCGGCCCACGATGGTGGTCGTCGGAGTCTTGCGATGGTAACCGCGGCTCACCCAGCCAGCCAGAGGGTCCTCCGATCCCCTGTAGATGACGGGAGTCAGGGCCCTGTCAAGCGTGAATCGGACCCGCGCGCGTGTCGTCTCCAGAATGAAAACGCCCTCCTGAACAGGCATGACCACGCACGCTTCCGCCAAATGAAACCAGAGCTCGTAGGTATGGGCACCAGATCCTGAAAAGTGATCCTCAATTGACACCTTCCGGGACGCAGCGTCGAAGTCGATCGTGCGCCGATGCACTACAGGGTCTGCGAGCTGGTCATACCCATCATGGCTCCCGACGAAGCGGGCGCCGTCCGGCGAGGCGGTCCACGCCTCGCATCGCGAGTTGGCTCGCCTCCCCCACATGAAAGCCCCCAGCATGTGCGATTGGTCACGATGATCGACCGTCGCGGTGTTGTGCGCTCTGGTACTTCGGAAATACTGCCGCCATTGGGGAAACGTGAAGTAATCGTAAGTACCCGGATCCACGAATACGTCGTCGCCAGAGACGCGCAGGGTGAAGCTCAGTGCATCGGCGTGGCCATGCGCCGCAATGGATTGATAGCCGAGTTCGCCGCAGTCGATGAAGAGGCTTATTCGATCTGGTGCTTCAACGTGGCCTGACTGGATGATGTAGTACCCCGCTTCGCGGAAGGCATGGGACTTCAGTGCGGTGTCCGTGGGTTTGCTTAAAAGGTTGAACGACTTCCAGCCTGGGGTGCCCAGAAGCCAGCGGACCGGCTCGTAGTGCTCTCCCACCAGCTGCTTGAAGTCACCACGGTTAAAGAGCACCGACGCGACAGCGAGCCACGATCGAGCATGGTCGGCTGAGTCGCCCAAGTCCAGAACATAACCGTCGTCTGCGTCGCCATACATCGGCAGCGAATCGCCACCCTCCGCAAGCGACGCGAGATAGGCGAACATGCGCTCGAGTGCGTGCCAGTACGATGGCGACAGATCGCATCCGGCCGAACGGGCTGTAACGGCGGCCGTCAGCAGAAACTGAGACACAAACAAGTGGTATCCAAGAGCCTGCTCCCGATTACAACCATCGGAATAGGTCTGGCGAAGTATTTCCCGCTCGAGAATCTGTCGACTGGACTCCCGCCATATGGGGGCTGCCGGAATGTCGTCGAAGTAGAGTGACGCGATGAACACGCCGGCGGCCTCGCCGATCAAGTGGTTGTTCGCCGATGAGCCCTGCGAGAACTTTCTGTGGATGTCCCAGATGTGCAGGTACGCAGCTTCGAGGACCTTGTTCCACGCGGGGACGGAAAGGGCGTCTGCCTCACGAATCAGGTCGATCGCCCACGTCCAATTGATCACCCGGATCGCCAGTTCGAGAGGACTCCTCCAGTTCATACCGAATCCGAAGGGATTGGCATCAATCCAGGACAGGAGGTGACGGACCGCCGCTTCGGCGTAACGGCGTTCGCCGGTCGCGCGATACGCGCGTGCCAGCACCACCAGATGGTGATGCCGATTGGGCTCCCATACCAGCTTGCAGTCGCCCGTGACTTGTCGATCGCGGTAGTCAATGGCTGCGGAAAAGTGACGAGGAGTCGCGATGCCGAGCGCATGCTCACGATGCCAGTCTGGTGGCGAGCCGAGGTTCACATCATCGAGTCCGAGAAATGACAGCCGATGATCCAAGATGGGCCGCGCTTGCGTAACCAGACGTTCTACCCAGCGTGCTTCATCAGCAGTCGCCTGCTGTGACTTCCACGAACCCGGTACTACATCAGCCAAGCGGAACGGGGGGTTCGGGATGCCTGGGGCACGACCGCTTCCCGGCTGCCACCCCAGCCCGATGAGATATCGATCCGACTTGTCACGCAAGGCTGACCGAAGCCGCCACAGCAATTCGGCGCCCCCCATCGTGCGCAAGCGGCGGAAATACCAGTTAACGGACTGCATATGTCGCTCATGGTAATCTGCCTGACCGTTTCCCCAAGCTGAGTCGAAGGCCGATCGGCAACAGGAGAACTCTGCAATATTTTCCGGTGGCAATGGGTTTATGTAATTGTAGGTTCAATAACGCCGGTGCCCGGCGGAGACTTAGACTCTAAGTACAAGAAAACATTTGACCTTTACCAACACAGTTATGGCACTCATGTTGCAGCCGTCATTTCCCATGGCTAAGAGAAGGCTCGCCCACTTTTGTTTTTTGCTGGCCCTGGCACCCACAGCGGCGTCGGCACAACTTCTGCCAGGACCCTCCCCGTGGACGCCGCCGGTGGGTATGCCGGCGCCGTCGTTCGGAATCACTCAAGCGCCCGGTACGGCCAACTATTTCGTAGACAACACCCACTCGGCCGCGACGGATACAGATAACGTGAGCGGCACAGCGACACGTCCACGCCGCACTGTACCGACCAGTCTTCCGGCCGGTGCCGTCGTCGAAATCAGGGGCGGCCCATATTTGTTGAGCAGCCAGGTGACGTGGACCGGCGGCGGCAGCGCGGCGGCACCGGTCTTCATTCGAGGTATCGGAAGTCCCGTCATGACGACGACCGGGACCACGGGCGAAATTGTTGTCGCAGGGCAGTATTTCGTGATCGATGGAATCACCTTCGACAAGCTGATCGTGCAGATGGCCTCAGGACTTCACCATTTCGCGCTACGGCGTTCAACCGTTCGCAACTATTCACCAAGCAGCAACTCATCGGCCGTGAATGTGCAGGGAACCGACATCGTCGTCTACGCCAACGAGGTTCACAATAACGGCGACCCAACTGGCGCTGTCGAGATCGATATCCATGGCGTAAAGCTGGGAGTTGGCGACGAACGGGTATGGGTCGTGGACAACCACATCCATCACAACGGCGGTGATGCGATCCAGGTGGGTTCGGCCACGTCGGCAGAGCCCTGGGCGCGATTCGTTTACATTGGCCGCAATACGATGCATCACGACCGTGAGAACGCGGTCGACATCAAGCAGTCGCGGGACGTCATCATCACCGAGAACGACATGTATGGCTACTCCCCGCGAGCTTCCTCGTCCGGAGAGGCTGTAATCGTTCACAACAATCCAGACCGCGTGTGGGTCATCAATAATCGGGCGCACGACTCGGCGAGAGGCATCGTCAGCACTGGCGCGATCGGGTTTTACGTGATCGGAAATCTTGTCACGAACATTCACGAAGCCGGTTTCAGCACAACGAGTTTGAGCGATGGCCATGGAATCATGGCACGCGCTACCACGCAAATAGTCGCAGTCAATAACACGTTGTGGTCGGTAGACGGCGGCTTTTCACAGGATGGAAATGCCCCGGCCGACTGCGTCAATAACATCATCGGGGCGGTCAGCGCGGGCGGCCACCATTTGGGCTGGGGGAGTACGACATCCGGCTCAGCGTCACTGATCCGCAACAATCTCCTTCAGGGCACCGTGAATATCCTGTGGGCCGGCAGCAGATATACCTCGCTTTCCTCATTCGAGACGTCGACTGGCAAAGGCCAAGGATCGGTGAACGCCAGCCCGCAATTCGTCAGTTCCACGGACTGGCGTCTGTTGGCCGGCTCACCAGCGATCGACGCCGGATACGCGACGTCCATCGGGACACCTCACCCAGTCTTTGCTCTCTTCGAGGCGACCTATCCGGGCGCGGGCGCGATCACCCGGGATATTTCCGGCAGGCTCCGCTCGGTCCTGGGAGCACAATGGGAACTTGGCGCCTATGATCAGAATAGTTCCAGTACCACTGTCCCGGCTCCTCTGACACCTTCCAACCTGAGAATTATTCGGTAATTGCAGGGCATAAAGGTGAGATCTCGGCAGGTGGCCGGACGTGACTCTGCTACAGTCGAGCTGTGAGCAGGATCAGAGGACGCAGTTTCGTTCACGTAACGTCCGCGTATACCGCGACCTTTTTTTTACTGGCTTCCGGGATCGGCGGTGGTACGCCCAGCGATCCCCCTTGGACTCCCCCCTTGGGGATTCCAACCCCCGCCTTTGGCATCGCTGAGATGGCCCTGGCCCAGCCCGTGCCTTGGGTAGCAGAACAGGCGGGGTTCTACTACATCGACAACACCCACCCACGCGCGACCGACCAGGATCGGACGTTTGGGACTCCCCTGAACCCGCGGCGGTCGATTCCGGTGACGCTCCCTCCGGCTTCTGTTGTCAGTGTGGGCGGCGGACCGTACTTACTCCCCTCAGGAAGTTCGCACACCTACGGCTTTGAGGGAACCGCCCAGCAACCTGTATTCGTTCGGTGCTCGCCAGGCGTGCGCTTCGAGGGAGGGCTACCGCGCGGCGCCACTATCACGTTCGCCGGCCAGTACGGGGTCTGGGAGCGATGCGTCTTCGAGAACATCCGCACGGGCGCCGGGCCGGGCGCAGGATTGCGGTATTTCTCCTTCCGACACAATGTCATCCGGAACTGGTCTGGATCGGCGAGTACCGCGATGTTCTCGGCTGGACGCAATGTTCCCGGCGGCCCCGTCAACGAGCACATCGTCATCTACGACAACGACATCGTGCGTAACACCTCCATCTCCCATGCGAGGGAACGCGACACGATTGGTGTTGTGGCCTCTACGGGATCGCAGGATGTCTGGGTCGTCGACAATCGCCTCCAATCCCTCGGCGGCGACTCTGTGCGCACCGGCACGAACCCGCCTGCCCCAGAGCCTCGCGCGTCGCACATCTACATCGGTCGCAATGTCATGGGCTCCAACGGCGAGAACTGCGTCGACGTGAAGCAGGGGCGCGAGGTGATTATCTCGCAGAACACATGCACAGACCTGGCGCCGTCAACGGGAGGAAACAGCTCTGGTGAGGGTATCGTCGTTCACTACGAGGCTCAGCGCACTTGGATTCTGTTCAACACGATTCAGCGCGTGACGCGCGGCATCGTGGCCACGGCGCAGGACGATCTCTACATCGTCGGCAACGTGCTCAGGGACATCGTCCATGACCCGACCGTCGACCACGACTTCGACCCGCTGCAGCTTCAGTCCGGAGGCACCGCGGTGCAGGTCCGCGGCAGCACGGGTGAGCTGTTCATCGTCAACAACACCATCACGGCGTCGGATCGAGGCATTTGGATACGGCAGCCGAACTTCCGGCAGGTGAGCGCGATCGAGGTCGTCAACAACCTGGTCTACGGACTGACGGGTGCCGGCTCGCACTACGGATGGAGCGCCGCCACGTTGCCTGACCAAAGTACCTTCACTCATAACCTGATGAAATGCGGCAGTGGGTGCATCCAGATCGGTACCCGGCGCTACGACACGCTCAACTCATTTCGCAGTGCTCAGGGCGGCTGCGCAGGTTGCGTCAGTGCTGACCCAGTCTGGAATGCAGCGGAAACCACCATCCTGACGCTGGGCGAAAAATCGGCGGCCAGGGACGCGGGGACCGACCGGTCGAAGGTCTACGAACGCTTCAGGGTGTTGTATGGGCGCAGCATCGCCTTCGATCGTGTGGGCAACGCCAGGCCACAGGATCGCAAATGGGACATCGGCGCGTTTGAGTTCACGCCGGTGAAGCCACCGCGGCCCTGAGGGACCGCGCGCCGGTATAACACCGACCATCCTGAAACTATGGTCCGGCCTGGCGACCTATCGTCATTCGTCGAGCTGGTAAACCACTTCGATGATCCGTTCGCACTAAGGCGCGTCTTTTGCTTGTAGTGGTCTGGACAACCTGAAACTTTTCCACCGATCCAAGTCAACTCGACCATCTACAGGAAAATGCTGATGAGGCTACGTTACGTCCGACGGCCACCCCCGCCTACGATACTTGCAGTCGGCATCCTCCTTTTGCCAATCTCGACCGCCTTCGCGGGGCCAAACGATATTTATGTCGATGGAAGCCTCGTTTCGGCATCGTGCACTAATTACTCGGTCGTGCTCCGCGCCTGCGGCAACGGGACGGAGCGTGCGTTCCGAACGATTGCCGCGGCAGCGGCGGTTACAGCGCCTGGGAACATCGTCCATATCCGGCAGGGCACGTATTCAGAGCGGTTGACTCCGCCGGCCAACGGCACCGCCAGCCAGCCGATCACATTTCAAGGTTACGGGAGCGAAACGGCGACGCTGACGGGGACGCAGGGACTGCTCTTTCAAGGCAGGAGCTATATCATCATCGACCGATTGCGCGTATCCGACGTGTCCAGCTGGGGTCAGGCGTATGACTCACACCACATCACCATTCAGAACAGCACGTTCGAGCGCGCCTCTTCCGGCGGCACGACCGGCGGCTTCAAGTTTGTGCGGTCGAACGACAATCGGGTTCTGGATAGCCGGTTCGAAGACGGCAACGACAACCTGATGCTCATTCACGCCGATCGCAATCTGATCAGCGGAAACACGTTGCTGATGGCCCGTCACAATACGTGGGGGATCCTCTGCGGCAACTACAACGTGATTCGGAACAATGATTTCGACAATCCGACGCAGAAGCTTGGCCAGATTACCGACTGCGAAGGGGTTCCGTCGGACGCCGCAGAGTCGTACGATGACACCAAGCGAAATCTGGTTGAGGGCAACGTGTTCCGTCGCACGGGCCAGGCGGCACCAAGCGCACCTTACAACGGCATCCAGTACGCCGGGCAGCAAGGAATCATCCGCCGGAACGTCTTCCACGGCAATACCGGCACGTCAATTTCGATGACGATCTACGCGAACGAAGCGCGCTACAACTACGGCAATCGCATCTACCACAACACGATGTTCGGCGGCCACCACGCAGCGCTCGACCTCGCCGGTTCCGGCGGCACGTTCAGCGACAACAAACTCATGAACAACATCATGGTCGGCACGATCATGACGGGGTACGCCTCTGAACTCGAGGGACGTCCTGTGCAGGTCCTCCTTGCCGGTCGGACGAGCGGGTTCGTTCTGGACACGAATAACCTGTTCGGAACGGCTCCAAACCAGCAGTATGTCATCACGAACGGGAGCCGGAACGACGCAAGCGGCACGCAACGGACGGTCGCGGAGTGGCAGGCCGCCAATCCGACATTGTTCGTCGGCAACCTCGATCGCGTCCCCGGCTTCCAGAACAGCGCTGGTGGAGATTTCCGCCTGTCGGCCACGAGCCTGAATATGGACGCAGGTACCTGGCTCGCTCGCGCCGTGTCGGCAGGAAGCGGAACCGTTATCACCGTCGACGACGTGCTGCCCTTCTATGATGGCTTTGGGATCACAGGCGAAGCGGGGGACGAAGTCCAGTTCCAGGGCCAGACCGAACGCGGCCGAATCACCCGCATCGACTACGCAGCGCGGACGTTGACCATCGACCGTGCGCTGACCTGGAGTGCCGGTCTCCGACTGTCTCTGGCGTATGCCGGTTCGGCGCCGGATATCGGAGCGTTCGAGAGCGGAACCACCACGACCACGCCGCCACCGGCCGCACCAACCAACGTCCGCATTATCCGGTAGCTTCCCCCACTGGCGTAACAGTCAGGGGGTTGCCCCTTTGACGTTACAGGCTCTGTCTCAAGGACACGGCCGCGGAGATCTTTTGTGGTCTCCACCGTTGGCCAGCGCCGCAGCGCAGTTGTCAGCGGGGCCGGGCTGTGGACCTGTGACCCGATGTTCACCCGACTGTGTCATGCATCCGCTTGTCAGCTCGAAGCGGGCGACGCTATACTCAGATTGCCCCCATCAAACGAGATCGAATTCAGTCATCGATATGTGTGGAATTACCGGCATATGTGTGAAGGACTTGGCACGCGGTGTCGATGCACGGCTGCTCGAAGCCATGACGGCGAGCCTCGCGCATCGAGGTCCTGACGGAAGCGGAAGTTTCGTCGGACCGCACGTCGGCCTCGGCCATCGCCGCCTGAGCATCATCGATTTGGCGACGGGCGACCAGCCGATCTACAACGAAGATGGCTCCATCGCGCTCGTCTTCAATGGAGAAATCTACAACTACAAGGAACTGCGCCAGGAACTGATGGCGCGCGGACATCAACTGCGCACGCAGTCCGACACCGAGGTCATCGTCCACCTCTATGAGGATTTCGGCGACGACTGCGTCGACCACTTGAATGGGATGTTCGCCTTCGCCTTGTGGGACGCCAAACACGAGCGCCTGCTGGTGGCGCGGGACCGTCTGGGCGAGCGGCCGGTCTATTACGCAGAACACAACGGACGCCTGCTGTTCGGGAGCGAGCTCAAGGCGATTCTGCAGGACCGTTCCATTCCCCGGGACGTCGATCTCGGCGCGCTCGACGACTACCTCGCCTACGGCTATATCCCGGCTCCCGCGACCATCTATACGAGCGTCCGCAAGCTGCGGGCCGGCGAGCGGCTGGTGTGGGATGCGCGGACCGGCGTCAGGACGAACATCTACTGGAAAGTCCCGTTCGCGCCCGGGCGGATCAGGACCGAAGACGAGTGGGTCGCGGAGCTGCGCGCGCTGCTCGTGGACTCAATCGCCCTGCGGCTGCGTTCGGACGTGCCGGTCGGCGCCTTTCTCAGCGGCGGCCTCGATTCGAACGGGATCGTGGCGCTCGCAGCGCAGCAGCTGGGCACTCCACTTCAGACATTTTCCGTCGGCTTCGGGGAGGCCGATTTCGACGAACTCGCACTCGCTCGCCTGACCGCGCGTCGCTACAACACCGACCATCACGAAATCATGGTCCGTCCGGGCGACCTTTCGTCATTCGTCGATCTGGTGAACCATTTCGATGAGCCGTTCGCGGACGCGTCGATGCTGCCGACTTACTACGTGGCCCGGGAGGCAAGGCGTTTCGTCAAGGTCTGCATCTCGGGCGACGCGGGAGACGAATTGTTCGCCGGCTACTCGCAGTATCGGCAGGTGCAGCGATATGCCACCATCGACAAGATCCCTCTGCCAGTTCGACGGGTGGTGTTTGGCGCCGGCGCCGCACTGCTGCCGGACAGCGTGCCGGGAAAGGGACTATTCGACAGACTGTCGGTCGAGAAGGGCGCCCGATACCAACGGCAAATCGGCGTGTTCTCGTTGCGCGAGCGGCGCCGGTTACTGCGGCCCGAGGCAGGCGCTGCGCGATGCGCCGAGTCCCGTCTCTTCGATCCGTTCTACAACGCCAACGGCCTGGATCCAATTTCCATCAGCCAGCTGGTGGACCAGAACACCTACCTGCCGGAAGACGTGCTCGTGAAGGTCGATCGCGCGGCGCTCAAGAACGGACTCGAGGTGCGGATTCCGTTTCTCGATCACCGCCTGGTCGAGCTGGTCAACAGCATGCCCCTCGATCTCAAGCTGCGTGGAGGCGTCACGAAGTACATCCTTCGGCGGCTACTGCGCGACGACCTCCCACCAGAGATTCTCACGGCGCCCAAGCGGGGGTTCGGCATGCCTCTGAAGCACTGGCTACGGGGCGAGCTGCGCGATTTCGCGCGGGATCTGCTGCTCTCCCCGGACAGCCGAAGCGCCGCCTATTTCGAGCGACCCGCCGTGGAGCGCCTGCTCGCCAGCCACGACCGCCGCGGACGTGACATGAGCGAGCGGATCTGGACGCTCCTCGTGTTCGAACAGTGGTGCCGCGCGGCGGCGTGAGCGCTAGGTTTCAAAAACACGACCCGCCTGCGCCTCCGCGAACACGCGCTCGAATTGAGGCATCACGATTTCCGGATCGTGAGTGCCGGCAAAGTGGAGCCGCGAATTGTGCGACGCCAGCCGCCAGGCATCGCCCGAATCGCTCAACCGGCGAATTCCCGCGAGCAGCTCCGGCACGGTATGCCCGGCGCTGCCCAGCCCTCGCGAGACAATCAACCCATCCGGATCGAAGGTCGACACGATGGGCGTTCCCTCGCTCCACGCTTCCAGGAACGTGTTCGGAAATCCTTCCAGCGTCGCCGTGCAGCAGAGACACAGCGCGGCGCGGTACAGCGACGGCATCCGTTCCCGGGCGACTCGGCCATGCACGGTGACATTGGACAGTCTCTCCGCGCGAACCAGCACACTGGCGCCGTACGAACTGCCAACCTCAGGAGTGCCCGCGACGTCGAACCGCAAATCGGGCGCCTGCTCGGCGATGTCGAGGAGCATCTCGAGCCTCTTGTTTTCGACGATGCGCCCAACCCATAGGACTCGCGGTGGCACGGCGCGCTGTTCGAAGGCCACGGGGGGCAGTCCCGACAAGGGGCACGGCATCGCGATCACGGTCGACGACAGCCCGAAGCCCTCCCGCAGCAGGCGCGCCTGCGTGGCGGTCTGGGAGATCACGCGATCGGCGTTTTTCAAGCCGTAGGTGTACAGCCGGCGTTCACGCCAACTCGGGAGGTGCACGAGGGCTGGCTCACAGTCCCAGTCGTGGGCGGTCGAGAAGACGAACGGGCGGTGGTTCGTACGACACCAGAGCGCGACCTGTCCGGTGATGTACTCGGCATTGTTGTGGTAGTAGACCTGCGCGTCGGCGCGGGCAAGGCCCGAGAGCAGGGCGGTCCATCGAGGGTGAAAGAAGCGGAGGCCCGGCAGCCCGGCGCTCTTCCGGTGCAGCTTCAGCATCCGGACGCCAGCGATCAGCTGCTCCGCCGGCTGCCCTTCGTCGTGGGTCAGCATCGTGACGCGATGGCCCCGGCGAGCGAGCCACCTGGCCATGAGCGACTGCTGGCGCTGGATGCCCCCAATCTCTCCGCTCCGCCCCCCGGCCATTTCTCCATAGGCCGAATGGGCCACGAAGCACACATTGATGACGCTCATCGGTTCTGTATCGCCTCCTCGCGAAGGAGCCCTATCCAACCCGCCGGTTTCTGGCATGAATTGTCGTATTATACGTGTGGCTTTCATGTCGAGCGTTCAGGTCCGCCGCAGACGACGGGGCGGCAGCCATCCACATCCGAATGAGCTACCGGATCACGCCAGCTGATATCGACACAATCGAACCCGTGCTCGTCCGGCTGTGGTCCGACAACCTGTCGATGCGTCACCCCCCGCGGGACAAGTACCTCTGGTATTACCGGAACAACCCGCTCGGGAAGGCCGCCGCCTTCATCCTCGAGACGTGTAATACGGAAGGGCACTCGGACCCCGTCGGATCGTGCGGAATCGGACCCCGGACTATCTATGTCCAGGGACAGCCGTTGAGGGGCGGGCTCTATGCGGACTTTACGGTGGACAAGGCGCATCGCACGGTCCTGCCGGCTTTGATGCTGCAGCGCGCACTGGCCGAGTACGCGCAACAGCACTTCGACCTGGCGTATGCGTATCCGAACGATGCCGCGGTCGGCATCTTCTCGCGTATCGGTTATGGGGTGCTCGGACGCGCGGGGCGGTCTGTTCGGATACTGCGATCCAGGGACTTCATCGCCCGCGTCATCCCTATGGCGCCGGTGGCCGCAGCCGTCTCAATCGTCGCCGACCTCGGGTTAACCATCCGCGACCGCATCCTGGCGGCTCGCGGCCCGGGAGTGCGCCTCGAATGGACCGCCGACGTCGATAGTCGCTTCGACACGTTATTCGAGGAGGTCCGCGGCCGATATCGAATCATCGGCGAGAGAAGCCAGGCATTTCTGCGCTGGCGGTTCGTCAACCGGATCGGGGTGCCGCACCGCATCGCCGCGCTCGTCGACGGCTCGAGCGGAGCCGTGCGCGCGTACGGGGTCGTCGCGGAACGCGAGCACGGCAGCGTGTTGCTCGCCGATTTTCTCGCCCGTACGGATGATGATTTGGGCTTCCTGCTGGACCGGCTGTCGGTCACGCTGCGGAGTGAAGGCTACTCGACCGTGGTAACCTATTTCCTCGGATCAGGTCGAGTCGCGGCGACGCTCGCATCGCACGGCTTCCGATTCAGGAACGCCGGCAAATTCATCGTCGTCGGAACGAGCAGCTCCTCTCCGGTCGACCGAGCCGCTCTCAGCAACACCGAAGACTGGTATCTTACCGAAGCCGACCGTGACAACTAACAAGCAGCCATTCACCAGAAACGAAGCGGGAACCACGGGGGTGGTCCCCACATTTTCATTCGGCCAGAACTGGAGCGATTTTCTCGAGCGCGCCCTCAGCCCTGAGAAAATCGCGCTCGCGCGCGAACAGACCGCGACATTCCTGAACCTGCAGCATTTCGAGGGCCGCACCTTTCTGGATGTCGGCTGCGGCAGCGGGGTCTTCTCCCACGCCGCGTTCAGTCTCGGCGCCAAGCACGTCACGAGCTTCGACGTCGATCCGTTGTCGGTGAGCTGCTGTGAGTACATGAAGGAGCGCGCCGGAAATCCGCCCAACTGGGAGGTCATGCACGGTTCCATTCTCGACGACGGCTTCGTCGCAAGCCTCCCGCCCTCTGACATCGTTTATTCGTGGGGCGTGCTGCACCACACCGGCGATATGTGGCGGGCGATCCGAAACGCCGCGTCCCTGGTCAAGCCGAACGGGCTGTTCTTCATCGCGATCTACAACAAGGTGGAGTTCGACTCGCTCAAGAGCGTGCGCGGCTCGCACGGATGGGTGCGGCTCAAGCGGGCCTACAACCGTTCAGGGCCTGTGGGCAAGCGCGCGCTCGAAGGAATCTTCGCCGCGAAGGACGTTGCCAAATGGATCGTGACCCTGCGCAATCCGCTCGCCGAGATTCGTGCGTACAAGGCGATGCGCGGGATGAGCTGGTGGTACGACATCGTCGACTGGCTGGGCGGCTATCCGTACGAATTTGCTTCGCCCGCGGAAATTTTTGCGTTCTGCCACGGGCAGTTGGGATTCACCTTGGAGAACATGAGCACGTGCACCTCGATTGGGTGCAATGAGTTCCTCTTCTCCGCGCCGCCCGAGGGGCGCCGCGTCGCCGGATCGCCGCCGCCCGCAACCGTCCAGCAAACCGCATAGGCTGTCGTTCACGGTAGGGCGCCAGCCCTGCCGACGGCTGCGGTGGTGCCTCTGTCGTGCCGCCCGAGGACCGAGTCCCCGCTTATCCATTCGACGAGCTCAACCTGGCACTGCGGACTCCTTCTATTGCCCCCGGGATACCACTCCTCCCCCGTGACGCTCCAGTGCCGTCGGTGAATCCTTCTGGCTGAATCGGCGGACGCGCCGGTCCGTTGGTCAAGAAAAATGACCCGCCAGCTCCGCGCGCGCGACCGGTCACGTCTTCAGACGGACGCGCGGTACGTCACTTGCTCAATGGCCAGGTGATGCATAAGCCTGCGCACGGCACAGCCGGCCACCGACAGGGTTTCGTCAGCCTCGCTTTTCTGTTTCTCGCTATCGCCTATCTTTCGCCAGTTGAGATCGCCACGCCTCAGGCGCAGGCCGCATTCAACGTGAGCACGTTCGTGAACGGTCTCACCGAGCCGACAGCCATGGCCTTCGCGCCTGATGGCCGGCTCTTCGTCGCGGAAAAATGGGGACACCTGCGTGTCGTCGCGGCTGACGGCACACTTCGCGGGACGTCCTTCCTCGATCTCTCGGTCACTCGCAGCGGTGAACGTGGCCTGCTGGGAGTCACGTTTGATCCCGCATTCACCAGTAATGGTTACGTGTACGTCTACTACACGACGGCGCAGGGTCACAACCGCGTCAGCCGCTTTACGGCGGATCCCACCGCTCCCGATCGCGCGCGCGCGGAAAGCGAGGCGATCATTCTCGACAACATACCTGGGGAATCCACGCACGACGGCGGGTCACTCCACTTCGGCCGTGATGGCTATCTGTATGTGGCGGTAGGCGATGCGAGAGCCCCGACCAACGCCCAGTCGCTCGGCAGCCTGTCGGGAAAACTTCTTCGGCTCGATCCCGCGTCGTACCCGAACGTCATCCCGGCGGGCAACCCGTTTGCGAACGTGCCGACGGCGCGAAAGGAGATCTGGGCGTACGGGCTGCGAAACCCTTTTACGTTTGCCTTCGATCGAAACGATCGGTTGTTCATCAACGATGTCGGCGGGGGCTATTGGGAGGAGATCAACCGGGGACTGGCCGGCGCGAACTACGGGTGGCCGACGTGCGAAGGCCCGGCAAATTCCGGCGTCGGGAACTGCACGTCTTCAGCGTTCTCGTATCCGGTGTCGACATACGGGCATTCGGTCGGAACCGCGATCACCGGCGGCGTTTTCTACGAAGGGTCACAGTTCCCCAGCGAGTATCGCGACAGCTACTTCTATGGCGACTACGGCGGCAACTGGATCCGACGCCTCACGCCGACAAACCAGGTGATGACGTTCCTGACCAACGCCAGGACGCCGATCGATCTGGACGTTGGGCCCGACGGTAGCCTGTACTACCTTTCTTACGGCGACGGCGCGGTTTACCGCGTGCGCTACGAGAGCGGCAACCGGACACCGACTGCCGTCTTCTCCGCAAATCCACCGGCCGGGCCGCCGCCGCTCACCGTCAACTTTGACGCATCCGCGAGCAACGACCCCGACAACGATGCGCTGACGTACACGTGGGCCTTCGGCGACGGCGCGACCGCAACGGGCATGATCGCCACGCACACGTATACCACCCAGGGGACCCGGGTCGTCACGCTCTCGGTAAGCGACGGCCGCGGCGGCACGGCTACCGCATCGCAGAATATCGCCGTTGGGGCACCTCCGGCGGCAAGCATCATTGCCCCCGCGGCGGGGACGCTGTATGCCGCGGGCGACGCAGTCCGCTTCGAGGGGACCGCGAATGATCCCGAGACCGGCTCGCTTCCTCCGTCGTCATTCAGTTGGACGGTCACGTTTCATCACGACACCCACGCTCACCCGTTCCTGGGCCCGGTGAACGGTGTCACGTACGGCACCTTCACGGTCCCCGATATAGGCGAGACGGCGTCGAACGTCTGGTATCGGATCACCCTCACGGCGACCGACCCTTCGGGTCTCACCTCCACCACTTATCGTGATGTGCTGCCACGGCTGTCACAGGTGACGTTGCAGACGAACCCGGCGGGTATCGAGATCACCCTGGACGGCCAGCCGGTGGCGACGCCTTTCGGGTTCACGGGAGTGGTAGGCATGCGGCGCCGGGTGGAGGCGCCCGCCGGCGCAACCGCCGACGGCCAGCAGTATGCGTTCACGTCGTGGACCGACAATGGTGCTCGTGTCCATGACATCGTGACGCCATCGGTGAACACCACTTACATGGCCCAGTACACCACCAGCACCGGAGGCACTGCAGCGAGCCAGACATTCCTGCGATTCGACGGCGTGGATGACCACGTAGCGGTGTCCGGCGCTTCAGCGCTGGGACAGGGCTCTGCCATGACCGTGACGGCATGGGTACGGCCTGCGGCCAACGACCTGCGCATGTACATCGTCGCGAAAGGAACCAGCGGCGACGAGCACTGGACCCTGGAGCGAGTGGGATCCAACAACAAGGTCGTGTTCGGCGTGCGGAACCAAGCGGGTACGCGCGCCTCTTCCGCCTCGGCGACCGCCTACGCCGCGGATCTCGAGTGGCATCACGTCGCGGGCGTGTATGACGGGGCCGGCGTCTCCGTGTACGTCGACGGAACCCTGTCCGGCACACCGGCCGAGCTCTCGGGGACGATCCGAACTGGCGCGAACCTGATTTGCGTCGGCCTGCGTCAGTCAGGGAGTGGATGCGGGACGTACGGACCGACACGAGGCGACATCGACCACGTCACTCTCTGGAACCGTGCGCTGACGCCAGCCGAAATCCAGGGAATCATGGGTCGTACGCTTCCATCGAATACAAGCAGTCTCGCCGCCGTGTGGGAGTTCGACGATGGCAGCGGCCAGCTTGCGATGGATTCGGGCCCGAATGCCGCTCATGGCCAACTCGGACTGTCCTCGTCGCCCGAGTCGGCAGACCCGGCGTGGATAGCGGACCAAGGCGCGCTCGCGGTCGCGCTGACCGATCCGACCTCCGACGCCGTGCTGATCGGTGCGCTGACGCTGCGCGCCTCGGTTTCTGGTGGCGCCGGCGCCCCAAGCGTCCGCTTCCACATCAACGGCAATGCGATCGGGCAGGACGACCCGACTGCTCCGTACGAATACGTGTGGAACACGGCTGAGTACCCGAACGGGCCGTATGCCCTCACGGCTGTCGCGCGAGACGGCCAGGGGAACACCGTCACCTCGACGCCTGTCAGCGTCACGGTCAACAACCCCCCTCCCGCAGACACGACACCGCCGGATGTCTCGATAACTCAGCCGGCCCACGGCACCACGATTTCGGGGACGGTTGCGGTATCGGCCAATGCGACCGACGCAACCGGTGTGGCTGGCGTGCAGTTCCGCCTCGACGGCAGCCCGCTCGGGAGCGAGGTGACCGCTGCCCCTTACGCGATTACCTGGTTGACGACCGGCAGCTCAAACGGAACCCACACTTTGACAGCTATCGCGCGTGACGCCTCCGGCAACAGCACAAGCTCACCAGCCATCACGATCACGCTCGACAATCGCGCGCCGGCGATCTCCAGTCTGCGAGTGAGTTCCATCGCGACGACCTGGGCGCAGGTCGAATGGCTAACCGATGTTTCCGCAACCGGTCAGGTCGAATACGGCGAGGCCCTGTCTTACGGCGCCACGACCAGTTGGTCGTCGTATACAACGTCGCACGGTCACACGCTGCTCGGCCTGCAGCCTGCGACCACCTATCACCTTCGCGTCCGAGCCACGAGCGCGAGCGGCATCACTGCCACCAGCCAGGACGTCACGTTCACGACGCAGCCAGCGCAGGACGCGTCCAGACCGGGCGCCCGGTTCCTGCGATTCGACGGCATCGACGATCGCGTCTCCGTGCCTGCATCGACAGAGATCGGCGAGGGAACGGCGATCACGGTCTCGGCGTGGATTCGCCCTTCGGTTAATGACGTCAGCATGTGGATTGTCACCAAGGGCCGTGCCAGTGCCAAACAATGGACGCTCCATCGCATAAAATCCAACAATCGCGTGGGCTTTCTCGTCTCGAACAGCAGCGGGACGATTGCGTCGGCGACTTCAGGGGAGGCGGTCGCCGCGGATTTCGCGTGGCATCATGTCGCCGGCGTCTACGACGGGCAGCAGGTGTACCTGTATGTGGACGGCGATCGTTCGGCCTCAACCTCGGCCGCCTTGCAAGGTCCCATTCTCGACTCGGACCAGTCCATCTGCATTGGAGCGCTGGACCCGGGATCAGCCGCGGATTGCGGCGACGGCAGTGGGTTCCAGGGCGACATCGACGACGTGCGCATCTACAACCGGGCCCTGACGGAGGACGAGATTCGGTCAACCATGGCGGTGGAACTTCAAGGCACCGAACCAGGCCTCTCCGTGTACTGGATGTTCAATGAAGGCGAAGGCCAGCTGGCGCTCGACAGCTCGGCGGCCAGTATCCATGCCCGAATCGGTGATACAGCGAGCCCCGAAAGCACCGACCCTATCTGGATCCTCGAGACTACCGGCCAGGAAACGCCGACATCTCCTAGAGCCTCGGCGCCAGACGCAGCTGCGGCGCTCGTGGCCGTCATCGCCCGGGCAACCGCAGGATCCCATGATCGCACCTTCCGCCGGGTCCCCAGGGCGACAGCCCGGCGAAGACTTCACGATGGAACGGAACCTGCAACGAACGGTTGAGCTATTGGTCTGATCTCGGCGGCACGATCGACCGTAACAGACTGCAGGTGTGAGACTTCCTCTGTTGACAAGAGACGGCACCTGGCGTCTGGACTGGGCTTGAGCTGTGGACAACTGTGTAACTCGAGGTGCAGATGTTTCTGGGGTGTCGCTTGACCGATCCAATCCGCCGCTGGGCGGCTGCAAGTGCCGCGTTGGTGGCGATTGTACTTCTGCCGCACAGCACGTCCGCCCAGGTGCCATCGCAGTTCACCAACACATTCGTGGCAAATGTCGACAATCCGACGGCCATTGCCGCCACTCCGGACGGCCGTCTTCTCATTGCCTCGCAGTTCGGTCGGCTATATGTCTACCAGAACGGCACGCTGGTCGCCCAACCCGCACTGAGTCTGGGCTCGGCAGTCTGCACCGGAAACGAGCGGGGACTGCTGGGAGTCGCCGTCGATCCCTCGTTTGCATCCAACGGATTCATCTATCTCTTCTACTCGTTCAATAAGTCTGGCGGGTGCGAGAATCTCACCGCGAACTCGCCCGTGAATCGAGTGTCACGATTCACGCTGTCGTCGTCGAACGTCGTCGCGATGGCAAGCCAGACGGTCCTCATCGACAACATGCCTTCCTTCGCCGGCAATCATAACGCCGGGGATCTCCAGTTTGGCAAGGACGGATATCTCTACGTCAGCATCGGAGACTCGGGCTGCGACTATGCCGGCGACAGCGGCTGCTCGGCGGCCAACGACGCGGCGCGCGATCCCCACGTGCTGCTGGGAAAGATTCTTCGAATCACCACGACCGGGGGAATTCCCCCAACCAATCCGTACCAAGGCGCGGACAGCGCCCGGTGCAACGTGACCGGTCGAACCGACCCAGGCAAGAAGTGCCAGGAGACCTTTGCGTCGGGCCTGCGCAATCCATTTCGCATGGCGTTCGATCCCAACGCCTCGGGCACGCGGTTCTACATCAACGACGTCGGTCAGTCGAGGTGGGAGGAAATCAATCTTGGCGTGTCCGGCGCCGACTATGGATGGAACATTCGGGAGGGATTCTGCGCGACCGGTTCGACGACCAACTGCTCCAGTCCGCCGGCGGGCCTCACCAACCCCATCTTCGCGTACGGCAGGAGCGACGGGTGCATCTCGATCACTGGAGGGGCATTCGTCCCAAATGGCGCCTGGCCGTCCGCCTACGACAACTCCTATCTGTTCGCGGACTACGGGTGCGGAACCATCTTCCAGCTCACGTACAACGGAACCGCGTACAGTCGAACAACCTTCGCGACCGGACTCGGATCGAGCAGCGCCACCGCGATGATGTTTGCGCCCTCAGCCGGACGACAGGCTCTGTACTATCTGACCTACGCCGGCGATGAGGTGCGGCGCATCGACTATACCGGCAGCACCAACCGCGTCCCAACCGCATCGATGACCGCGACCCCGACGTCCGGCGCGACGCCGCTGACCGTCGCCTTCGACGGACGGGCCAGCAGTGATCCAGATGGCGGCAGTCTCACCTTCGACTGGGATTTTGGCGACGCCAGCACACACGCGACGACGCCCACCGCCAGCCACACGTACGCTTCGACCGCTCGGTTCACCGCCACCTTGACCGTGCGCGACCCCCAGGGGGCGACCGGCACGGCGTCGATGTCGATCGATGCCGGCAACCGTCCCCCGGCGGTTTCAATCACCAGCCCGGCCAGCACGGCCACCTTCCGAGTCGGCCAGACCATCACGCTGCAGGCACAGGCCACCGATCCCGAGGATGGTACGCTGCCCGCGACCTCGTTGACGTGGACGGTCCTGCTGCACCACGACGCGCACACCCATCCGTTCATGCCGCCGACCGCGGGCAATGGTCTGACCTTCGTTGCGCCGCCGCCGGAAGACTTCGCCGCCGCCGCCAACAGCTACCTCGAAGTGCGCGTCACGGCTGCCGACTCTCGCGGCCTGACGACGAGTCTCTCCCAGGATTTGCGTCCGCGCCTCGTCAACCTGACCTTTGTTACGGACCCAGTCGGCCTGACCGTTCAGGTGAATGGCATGTCGCTCACCGGACCGCAAACGGTCGTGTCCTGGGACAGCTACGCGTTGAATCTCGACGGACCGACGCAAGCCGTCTCCGGTCAGACATGGCTGTTTCAGTCGTGGTCGGACGGCGGTACCGCTCAACACACCGTCGTGACGCCCGCTAGCGCGACGACGTATACCGTGCGTTTTGTTCAAGGCAGTCCGTCCGCGATGGGACTCGTGGCGGCCTATTCATTCAACGAAGGGTCTGGGACCGTGCTCACCGACGTGTCCGGCCGCGGCCACCCTGGAACCATTTCCGGGGCAACCTGGGCCGCAACCGGCAGGTACGGACGCGCGCTCTCGTTCGATGGCGTGAACGACTGGATAACAATCGCCGACGCGGCAGAGCTGGACCTCACGTCCGGAATGACACTCGAGGCGTGGGTGAACCCGGCCTCGTCGGGCGGAGCGAGAACCGTCCTCTTCAAGGAAATGACGGCAGCCCATGCCTATCTGCTCTATTCGGATGCGGCGAGCGCCGGCGGACGGCCCACGACGTCGGTCCGGCAGGCGGGCGCCAACGTGTCAGCCTCCGGGTCGGCGGCCGTGGGGCTCAACACCTGGACGCATCTCGCGGCCACGTACGACGGCGCAACGCTGCGCTTGTATGTGAACGGCACCGCGGTCGGATCCACTGCCCTCACCGGCCCGCTCGATACGACGACCGGTCCGTTGCGCATCGGAGGCAATGCCATCCGGAGCGAATGGTTCACCGGACTGATCGACGAAATCCGCGTCTACAACCGCGCGCTCACGCAGAGCGAGATTCAGATCGACATGAACACGGCGGTTGGGATTCCGGTGCCCGGTGCCCCAGGAGGGCTCCGCATCATTCGCTGACGGATGGCGTCCGGCCGCGTTCGACTCCCGAGGTCTCCGATGCGGCAGTTCGGGACTCAGGTGAGCCGCTGCGGCTCCAGATGCAGATAGTGCGCGAAGCGCCGCTTCCCGTCGATGTCACGGTAGACGCGCTCGACCTGCTCGGGCGTCAAACCCAGAACCGGGGCCACCACCGCAGCCGGCACCTCGTGAGTTCTGGCATACAGACAGAGGTCCATCTGGGCGTACGGCAGCGAGAAGTAGAACTCCTCCTGCGACTGCGCCAGGGAGTACGTGTCCGTGGTCGGCTGGCGCTGACGAATGTCCGCGGGGACGCCGAGAAACTCTGCCATCTGATAGACCTGCGTCTTGTACAAGTGGGCAATCGGTTTCAGGTCGGCGGCGCCGTCCCCGAGCTTGACGAAGAAGCCCTGGTCGTATTCCAGCAGGTTGGGGGTGCCGGCCACCGCGTAGTTCAGGCGATCGGCGTGAAAGTACTCGAGCGTCTTTCGCGTGCGCTGCTTGAAGTTGGTCGCCGCCACGATCTGCAGGTACGACTCCAGCGGGAGCCGCGCCTTCACCAGGCGTCCGTCCGGCGTCTGCGCGACGACGGAGTACACCCGGTACTGGTCGCTTTCGGTGACCGGGGGAAGCACAATCTTGTGCTTCCAGTCTGACGCATACTCCGGAATCACCGCGCGGATGGCCTCGTCGCGCCGCTTGTAACAACCGAACCCCTCCAGCACCGGCGTGATGCGTTCGTACGAGTACGGGACGCCCAGGTGTTCGACAATCATCCGGCCGAGCCGGTCGGTCTCGGCCGAGGAGTCCTCTTCGGGCATCATGATCCCGTAGACGTTGCCCGCGCCCACCGCCCGCGCCGCCAATGCGCCGACCACGCTGCTGTCGATCCCGCCGGAGAACGCGACCACGACGCCGCGCTTCCGCATGCCGCGCAGCGTCTGCCCGATCCACGCGCAGATGCGATCCGCTTCCGCCGCCGCATCGAGCCGCAGTACATCTTTTGAGAATGCCGGAACCGATGTCATCAACGTGATTCCTCGCCTGTATCAGTGCCTGAGGCTGGCCTTCAGCACTTTGCCATTGTCGGATTTGGGCAGCGCGTCGGTGAACTCGACGACCGCCGGCACCATGAAGTCCTCGAGACAGCCCGCGCAGTGGCGCTGAACCTCGCGCGAGGTCAGTTGGACGCCCTCTCGCAACACGATGACCGCCTTCACCGCCTGGCCCAGTACGGGATGGGCGATGCCCACGACCGCCGCCTCGCTGACGCCGTCGAGCCGGTAGAGCGCATTCTCGACTTCCCGCGGACTCACCTTTTCTCCCTTGGACTTGATGATGTCGTCGCGCCGGGAGACGAAATAGAGGTAACCCTCGGTGTCGGCACGGAAGAGGTCGCCGGTGTGCAGGACGCGCTCCCCCGGATAGCGTCCCTCTCGCAGCGCCGCGGCAGTTTCCGTGGGCATGCGCCAGTAGCCGCAGGTGACGTGAGCCCCTCGGACCACCAGCTCGCCGATCTCGCCGGCCGGGACCGGCCCCCCCTCGGGATCGATGATCATCAGCTCCTGGTTCGGAATGCCACGACCGACAGAGTCGGGCCGCTGGTCGGCCTGGACGGGCTCCAGGTACGAGATGCGCAGGCACTCGGTCTGCCCATACATGAGCACGAGATCAACGTGCGGCAGCGCGCTGCGGAAACGCCGCACGTGCTCGGGCGGCAGACCGGCGCCGGCGTTCGTGACGTATCGCAGCGTCGAGAGATCGTAGCGCGTCAGGTCCATGCCGAGGACGACGGACGCGATCGTCGGGACCATGGCGAAACCCGTGACGCGCTCGACCGACATCCGCGTCAACGCCACATGCGGGTAGGTCATGCCCTTCTCGAGCACGAACCGCGCCCCCACCTTGATCGCCGTGAAGAGCTGCGTGAGGCCATAGCCGAACGACAGGGGCAGGACGTTCATCAACACGTCCTGCGGCGTGAGCCGCAAGTACTCGGCGATGGAGTCGGTCGCCGCTCGGATGTTGCCGTGCGACAACATGACGCCCTTCGGCTCACCCGTCGATCCGGAGGTGTAGAGGAGCGCGGCCAGGTCGAGGTCGATGGTCGGAACCGCGGGCATGGCGCGAGACTGCAAGGCCAGCGACCGGAACTCGAGCGTCCGTTTCCCCGGGACCTCGATTCGGCCTTCGCCGAGGGTGAGCACGGCCTTGAGGCTGCCGATGCCGGCGAGGCTCTCGGCCGCTGCCGCGGCCTTCGACGCCGGCAGCACAATGGCCGACGCTTCCGAATGGCGAAGCAGATATTCGAGCTTCTGGACTTTCGCCGAGGGATTCACCATCAGGAACGCCGCACCGGCCTTCAGCACGGCGAAGATCGCCACGACGGTCTCGGCGCGATTGTCCAGATGGATCGCGACGCGGTCGCGAGGCAACACGCCGGCCTCGACGAGCGCGGCCGCGACGGAGTTCGCCTCTGCGTCCAGCTCACGGAACGTGAGGCGCCGCTCCTCGGTCACCAGCGCTTCCGCATCGGGCGTTCGGTCGGCCGTCCGTTCCAGATAGGCTTGGAGCAGCACGCGAACCTACTTCAGCTTGCGCACAACGAAGCTGGCGACCTTGCTGACGGAATCCAGGTTGTCCGGCACCAGCTCGTCGTCCTTGATCTTGATGCCGAAGCGCTGCTCCAGGAACATCACGATTTCGAGGACGCCGGTTGAATCGACGATGCCTTCCTCGAGGAAGGAGGCATCGTTCGACAGGGTTTCTCCCCCCTGGCCGAACAGAAACCGCTCGACAATGTATTCACGGACGTCTGTCACGACTTCGGTCGTCTGCTGAGTCATTACGCTGCTCTCCCGAGGTTTTCGCGAAACTGTGCCGACACCAGCTGGGCCGACAGGACGGCGACGAGGGCCATGCCGTCGCGCGTCCCGACCGCTTCGCCGGCCCGCGCCCTGCTCACGAGTCGAGACACGGCCGACGCGTTGAAGAGTCCAACCCGCCGCAGGGCGTCCTCCGACAACAGATCGGAGACATAGTCGAAGCGCGCCGACTTTCTGGACGTATCGAAAAAGCTCGGCACATCCGTCGCACGATAGGGTTGCTTGGGCCGCTTGTGAAGGAAGTCCGGAATGAGGTCGCCGGCCGCCTTCTTCAGGATGTACTTCTCGTTCAGCACTTTCATCTTCAGACGGGGCGGCAGCCGGCCGGCGAACTCGGCGATGCGGTAGTCGAGAAACGGGCAACGCCCCTCGACCGAGTTGGCCATCTGGACGCGGTCACCTTGACTCGACAGGATGTATCCCGGCAGCAGGTTCGTCGTTTCCAGGTACTGGCTCTGGCAGAAAGGATCCCAGCCGTGGAATGCCGCCGGCAGCGTCTGCCGGAGGTCGTCCATGGCGGAACGCCCGTGCGTGGCGGCGCGAACCTCGTCCGACAGGAGCATCTTGATGCGCGACGTGACCTGCCACCGCGGCAGGTGGGAAAAGAACGGATTCCTCAGGTCCTCCGCGCGCGTCTGGAAGAACGCCTGGAGATACGCCGGAGACTGGTTCTGAAGGTTGGTCAGATACGGATACAGCCGTTTGAGCAGCTTCGGTCTCAAAAGGGACTCGGGCCGCGCAGCGCAGAACCGCCTGACCTTGGCTTCCTTGAAGATATCGTAACCGCCCAGGATCTCGTCGGACCCCTCGCCCGTCAAGACGACCTTGTAGCCCTGCTCGCGGACGAGTCGCGACAGCAGGAACAGAGGGGTCGGCGCGGTGCGGATAACCGGCTGCTCCGAGTGCCAGACGACCTCCGGGAACGCGCGGCCGATATCCTCCGCTCTACACAGAACCTCGTGGTGATCCGTGATGCCGAGGTGTGCCGCGGCCCGACGCTGGAACGAGCTCTCATCGAACTCGGGGTCCTCGAAAGCGACCGAAAACGTGCGCAGGGGGACATCGGTGTACCGGGTAATGAGCGCCGCGATCACTGTCGAGTCGAGCCCGCCGCTCAGATACGCGCCCACCGGCACGTCCGACCGCAACATTCGCAGCCGCACGGCGTCCACCAGCAACGCGCGCAACTCTTCCGCATAGTCAGCTTCCGACCGACCCGCGTCGATATCGCCGTAGGCCGGCTGCCAGTACTGACGGATGTCGATGACACCGTCCTTCAGCGTCAGCCAGTGCCCCGGAGGCAGCTCGGACACGTCTGCAAAGAAGGTACGCGGCGGGACCGTACACCAGAACGTCAAGATCTGATCGAACCCGGTCAGGTCGATCTCCCGACTCACCGCCGGGTGCGCGAGCACCGCCTTGATCTCCGAGCCAAAGACGAACACCTCCGGACGACGCGAGTAGTAAAGAGGTTTCTTGCCGAAACGGTCCCGCGCCACAAAAAGCGTGCGATCCTTCTCGTCCCAGATGGCAAACGCGAACTGACCGTTGAACGTATCGAGACAGGCCGGACCGTACTCCTCGTAGGCGTGCACGATCACTTCCGTGTCGGATCGGGTCTGGAACCGATGGCCGCGCGCCTCGAGGTCGGCGCGCAATTCGACGTAGTTGTAGATCTCGCCGTTGAACGAGATCCATACCGTGCCGTCCTCGTTGGAGAGCGGCTGCGCGCCGCCGGCCAGATCGATGATGCTGAGGCGTGCGTGGGCGAGACCGGACGCGCCAGCAACCCGGATGCCGTTTCCGTCTGGCCCTCGGTGATGCAACAGGCGGATCATCTCCCGAAGCACTCCGCCATCGGCAGGCCGGCGGTCAGCGTTTACGAATCCCGCGATGCCACACATATGGGTCTAGGGCTCGGACGCGTCATGAAAACCGGCATAGTACTGATGATATCCGCTGGCCCGGCGGGTGTCCTGCGCAACACGGTTGAGAACCACGCCGGCGATCCGCTCCCGCCCGAGCGCGGCGACTGCGCGTTGGACGTCCTGATACGGCGTCTTCGCGGCCTGTACCACCAACAGGACGGTGTGGACCGCTGAGGCGATGAGCTCGGCATCCGGCAACAACACGGCCGGAGGGGTGTCGAACACGATGCAGTCGAATGTCTTCGAGGCGTGGTCCAGAAACTCCTTGAAGCGGGGGCTGCTCAATTGCCCGACGGGATCGCGATCGGGGCGCCCCGCCGGCAAGAGCGTCAAGCCCCGCCCGATCTCGACAGTCGAGCCCGGGACAAGGTGGGCCGCCTTAAGGCAGTCGCCCAGGCCGAGGCTATTGGCGGCACCGAAGAGTGTGTGCAGGGTCGGCCGGCGCATGTCCCCATCGACGAGGAGCACCCGACGGCGATACGCATCGGCCAGGATCAGCGCCAGGTTCGCCGACGTCAGGGTCTTGCCTTCGCCTGGCAACGCGCTGGTCACGGCAACCACCAGGACAGGCTTGTCGGCATTCGTCTGCAGCAGGGTGGCAGCCAGCTGGCGATACTCGTTGAACGACGCCTGCTCCAAACCCGCGGTCACGAGCTTCAGAGCGCCCGGCCCGTCGGACGCAATCGCAATCTCTTTCTGAGCACCCACGGGCGGCGGCGCCGGCAGGGCAACGCCGGCGTGCGTCGGCACACGGGCCAGCGCGCTGCTCTCGGTCGGCGACGGCCGCAGGCGCCTTTCCAGCGGAAACACTTGAGTCGCATCCCCGGCGCCAGCGATCGGTGCGGTTGCGGAGACGCCGGGATCCGCCTCCGTGTCCGTAACCGCCCGTTGACTCGCCTCAAACAATCGACTCATTGACCACCCGATCCCGATCCGAATATCGAAAAGCGCCGGCGCTGGAAATCGTCGAAGACCTGGGCGACCGAATCCCGGTCAGCCACCGGCGCCTGCGGCTCAGGGCCCGTCGCTCCGGCGGCCGGCTCCACCTCGCCAACGGAATCGATCCCTTCCTCGGCTTCGTCGGCGCTCGCAGCACGTTCGTAGTCGAAATCCCTGCACACCTCCGCCACGATTCGGGCGGTGACCGGTTTGGTCCCTGCGGCAAACGCCGTGACCAGCGCATTGTCGCAGAGGACGCTGATCGCCCGGGGCAGGCCGTGCGCCGCTTCATGAATGGCGACGACCGCTTCGCGTGAAAATACCGTTCCGCTCTGTCCGCCCACCGCGCTGATTCGCGCCACGATATAGGCGGCGGTTTCGGACATTTCGAGCGGACGGAGCAGGCAGCGCAGGGCGATCCGCTGCTTCAGATACCTCAGCTTGTGATCGTTGAGCCGATGCCCAAGCTCCGACTGGCCCACCAGAAGAAGCGGAAGGAGCTTCGCCGTATCGGTCTCCATGTTCGTGAGCAGTCGCAGCTCCTCGAACATTTCGTCCGAGAGGCTCTGCGCCTCGTCTACGATGAGGGCGCACGCCTGGCCGGTGGCCCAGCGGTGCGTCAACTCTTTCTCGAGCAATTCGAACGACAGGGCCCGCGCCGTGCCAACTGGAGCGCAGTTGAAGTGCCGGCCGAGGAAGGCGCTGAACTCCTCCGGCGTGACATTCGGGTTCTTGAGGAAGACGCAGTGCGTTCCCTGGTTCTCGGCCAGCGCGAGCGTGCGGCGGACGAGTGTGGTCTTCCCGGTACCGACATCCCCCACCACAACCGTCAGGCTTTTCCGGCTGGAGATGCCGTACTGCAGGTGCGTGAGCGCCTCCTGGTGCGACGGGCTCAGAAAGAGGAATCGCGGATCGGACGTCAATTCGAACGGCCGCTCCCTGAATCCGAAAAATCGTTCGTACATCGCCCTACAGACCGACCTTCCACACCAACGCCACGACGCCCAACGCCACTGCGCCGGCCGCGCCCGATATGAGGAGCACGATCTTCCTGCGGCGCCGGATCTGCGCCAGATCCGCAACCGTGCGAAGAAGCGACACCCGCGCCAGGACCGGCAGATCGATCACCGCGAGCACGTCGTCCTCGGTCTTGAGGGAGGAATCGCGGACCTCCAGCAGCCCGATCAACCCCAGTGCCAGCAGGAGCCCGCCGACTGCACCGCCCGCATTGATCAGCATTCGGTTGGGGCTGATCGCCCGCTCCGGCGTGCGCGCTGGATCGACGATCCGGAACTGCTCGCCTATCTGCCGGCTCTCGAGGTTTGTCGCGATCTGGGACTCTTCACGTTTCGCCAGTAATGTGCGGTACGTCGTCTGTATCGTATCGTAGTCGCGATTGATTTCGGTCAGCTCGGACTCCCGCGTCGGGATCGACTCGACCCTTGCCTGATACTGGGCGATCACCTTGCGCAGTCGATCGTCTTCCGCCAGTTTGGACGCAACCTGCCGATCCAGGTTGTCCCGCTCGGCGGTCAGCTGAATGACCTGGTTGCGGCGGGCCGCGTCCGCGACGGTCACCGGCGGCGCCGGCGTCCCGGGCCTGGCCGCCTGCTCCTGCTTGACCTTGTCGGTCAACTCGGCGACGCGACGCTGTGCCGTGCGCAGATCGGGGTGGTCTGGGGTCAACCCACGGCTCTGGAGTTCGGTCACGACCTGTCGGGCCAGGTCGAGCTGACGCGCCGCCGGCAGTTGCGCGATCGTGCCGGCCGCGGCCGCCGGCACCGGAACGATAGGCTGCGACTGCTCGGCCAGCGACAAATCGGCGAGCAAGCGATCGACAACCAGCCGGCGATCGCGATCGCGATTGACGCTCTCCTGCAGCGTTTGCAGCTGCTGCTGCGAATGCTGAATCACCTGCATGTTCGACTGGAGCTGCGAGGGCAGCTCCCCGGCGTGCAGGCGGCTGTACTCCTCCCGTCGCTTCTCCTGTTCGACCAGCCGGCGACGCGCATCTTCGAGCTGGGCCTCGAGGAACTGACTCGTCCCCTCCGCCTGCGACTGACGATCGCGTGTATTGCTGGTGATGACATCCCGCGCCAGACGGTCCGTCACTTTCGCCACCACCGCGGGATCGGTGTAGGTAAACCCGACCTTGAACGAGTCCCCTCGAGCGACGGTGATGTCAATCTGGTCCCGCATCAACGTAATCACGTCGTCCAGCGGTTGCGTTCGACGTTGTTCCGGATAGAGCTTGAACTCCTGAACAATCTGCTCCAGGCTCGGACGGCTGAGGATCTGCTGACTGACCGTGCGAAGCCGGTCGGCAATCGCGATGGTGACGGTCGAGCGCACGAACGATTCCGGCACGCGCTGGGGGACCACCAGGATGGTGGTCTCCGATTGGTACTGGTTCGGCAGACGCGCAGAATACAGCGACGCTCCGGAGAGGCCGGCCGCAGCCAGCACCAGGATCAGCCACTTATAGCGCCAGCCGAGCGCGAGGATCACCGCGGGAGTCAGGGCCTTACCTGGTAGCATGACCTTGCCTCGGCGTGAAAATCGGAATCCACAGCGTCAGGCCGGCACGAACCGCGTGACGCTGAAAATCCGGCGCGACGGCGGCGGCAAGCCCCGTCCCGCTTCCAAATGCATATTGGTGATAGGCGTACTCGGTGTACCACGCGAGCGTCCGCGTCACCGCGAGGCGCACGCGGGCCGTACCCGTGCCACTCGAATAGGAGGCGTTCGCCCTACCCGAATCCACACGTCCGCTTGAATACCCCCCATCGATCGTCAACTCGACGCGGGGGGTGATCAAGCCGCTGACGCCGCCTCGGCTCGTGTATCCATACAACGGATGCGGCAACGCCTCCACGTATCGGGCATCCTGTCGGACCACGAATCGCGCCAGCCAGCTTCGCCCCATCTCGTGGTGCACAGTTGCGTCCCCGAGAATCCGAACCTGGCTGCCACGCGCCGGCGACTGCAGAACGGTGGTTCCGCCAGAAAATCCGACGGTCGTCCTCCTCGAGAAGGACAGGGGACGCGAATAGCCGCCCCCGAGATCGAGGTTGTGGACCTGGGTGCGGTTGAGGCCACCGCGACTCTCGGCCGTCTGGTATTCGTAGCCCAGTCGCAGCGTCGCATAGCGCGTCATGCGCCGGCTGAACGACACGCCGGCATTCTGACCATGCCGGTCGTCAGGGCCCTCCGCGAAATCCGTCAACCGATAGCCGTACTCATAACGCATGGTCGAGCTCCGGCCCAGTTCCTGCGCCGCACTGACCGCCGTCGTCGAGCCCCAGGTATCGACGGCCGTCACACTCTGATCGACATTCACCAGGTCCACGGCAGCGACGTCTGGAGCATCCTGGGACGGAAGGTCGGGCATGATCGAGAGCTGGTAGTACGGCGAGTACTGGACACCCTGACGAATGTTGAGCGTGACCCGACGCGCCAGCGGAACGGTTGCCGTCATCAAGAGCGACTGCATGGTCCCGGCCGGAGCGACGCTCGCCCGATAGACCCGCAGCTGACTGGTCCCCGCCACACCAAAGCTCGAGCGATTGCCTCGAACGAGGTAGGAGAGCGTCCCAGCGCCTCCGCCGTACGACCCTGCGACGGGCCTTCTCGCCCCGACGCTCCCCTGCTGGTCGGCGATCACGTTGCCGTCGTATCCGCCAAAGCCCGACAGATTGAGCCCGAGCCCGTCGGCGGCCGTGTTGGCCTCGCTTCCACCGAACAGTCCCCGGTAAGGCCGCCGCGGCGGGGGCGAATCGGGCTGGGCGCCGGAACCCGTGGTCGTCTCAGACGGATCCTGGACCGTTGACGTCGGCGACGGCTGCACGAGCTGGCCGGCACCAGCCGGGACGACGGCCAGCGCCAGCACCACAAGCGAGAGGATCGCGGGGCACACGGGCGCTGTCATGGGACGATCACCGTGTCGCCGGGCTTCAGCTCGACGTTCTGCTGGAGGTTCTTGTTTTTCGAAATATCGTTGTAGTTGAACGGCAGGCTGATCGATTTGCCATTCTCCGTTCGGGCAATCACGATGTGCTTGGCATCAGCGTACTCACGCAAGCCCCCGGCCATCGCGATGAGTTGAAGTACGGTCATCGGGCTCCCGATTCCGTAGGATCCGGGACGTTCGACGTTGCCCGTAATGAACACCTTGCGACTATGAATCTGCTTGATGACAACGCTCACACTTGGTTCAGCGATGAACTTGCGCGCCTGTTCGGTGAGGAGGCCACGCAGCTGATCGGGAGTCAGGCCAAGCGCGGCCACATCGTTCAGCAGAGGCAAGGAGATTTTTCCGTCCGGACGAACGACGACTTCCGCCGACATATCAGGTTCGCGCCAGAAGACGACGTTCAGCACATCCTCCGCACCGATTGTGTAACCGGCGGGAACCGCCGCATCAGGCGCCGGCGCCGAGGCGGTTCGCTTTCCAGAAGCGCCATTCCCCGGCGCACTCGTGGCGGTCTGCGCCACCAGCGGCGCGAGCCACAATGCAGCACCCAGCACCGCCAGTGCGGTACCCAACGTCGAACGGCGGCAGAACGCGCGGTCAGTCACACTTGGTCTTTCCATGGCAAAATTCCCATACCTACGTACAATTGCTCTAGCGGTATTCTTTGAACGGCAACTGGCAATCGTGCTTGCGCAGGAAGTTCAGGAAGCGCTTGTAGTCATGTTGCTCCATATTGAAAAGTCGGGCGACGATCTTGTAATTGCCTCGCGCATCCTCGAGGCCCTTGCGAACCAGGTCGCGCACGTTCCCGCGTGTAATCTCCCGCTGCATGTAGAGCGGATACACGACAGTCCAGAATGACTCGCGATCCTCCGTGAGCTTCTTATACAAATCGTCCGCCACGGTGCGGCGGCGCTCCCGCTTCGGGCGCAGCCCGATGGTTTGATGGCTGCGGATCTCCATCGGGAGCGTGTCTGGCATGACCGATTCGGTCCGACCCGTCACGACGAGTCGCTCGATCACGTTCTCCAGCTCGCGCACGTTGCCGGGCCACGAGTACTCGCACAGAAGCTTGTTGGCATCGGGGGAAATGAACTTCACGGGGTGGCCGTTGTTACGAGTGAACCGCTCCATGAAGTAGTCAATCAGCGCCGGGATATCCTGGCGCCTCTCCCGCAACGGTGGAACAACGAGATGAATGACGTTGAGCCGATAGAACAGGTCCTCGCGGAACGTGCCCTCGTTAATCATGTCGCGCAGATTGCGGTTCGTCGCCGCAATGACCCGGACGTTGACGCGCCCGGCAATGCGATCCGCTCCGACCTTCTGCAATTCCCCGGTTTCCATGAAACGTAAGAGCAACCCCTGCATCCGAAGCGTCATCTCCCCGATTTCGTCGAGGAAGATGCTGCCGCGGTCAGCCATCTCGAGCTTGCCCTGCTTGTCGCGATACGCACCCGTGAAACTTCCTTTGACATGGCCGAAGAGTTCCGACTCGAGCAGCGTTTCGGGCAGGCCGGCGCAGTTCACAGCGACCATCGGGCGCTGCGCCCGCGGACTCCGCTGATGAATCGCGTGAGCGACCAGTTCCTTACCGACGCCGCTCTCGCCGGTGATGAGCACTTTGGCGTCGGATCGCGCAATGCGGTCGATCTCCTGCGAGAGCTCCGCGATCACGCTGCTCGACCCGATTAACTGTTCGCTTCCCTCGTGTCTCATATGCGCTTCCTTATTCCAACACGCGCTTGTCTCGCCACCGTTCCGCCGAACCGAACCCGAACCCGGAACCTGGAACCGCGGAACCCGGAACCCGGCCTACTGGCTCGCCTTCCGAAGAAAGGCCTCGAGACTCCGCCGGCTTCGTTCATCCATTGCCACAAACATGGCCCCGTGGCCCTTCAATGGCACGCCGGGCGGCAGGCCCACGCTGCGTCTGACCTGCACGTCACTCCGGAACGCATCCGCACCCAAACCGGACCGCAGCTCCGCGGTTGCGCCGATGGGAAGAGCGAGTTCCGCTGCGAGCAGCGCACCGCTCAGGCTAATGTCGAGCACCCTGACTCGCGTGCGGAGATTCAGCCGGCATTCGAGGCCGCCGTCAAGCGCCACGCGCGGCGTTAGCCGGCGCTCCGTCGTAAATCCATTACCCATAGACTCAGGCCCCCGCTGCCTCGCCCTCACCAGCCGCCAGCCACTGCTCAATGAGCTCCAGCAATGCGGGTTGCGCCGCAAGAAACTCGACCCCGATTAGATACGCCCGCTCGCCGTCCGCCGACGCGACTGCGTCAACGTGAGAAACCCTGACCGGAACCGACAGATCATGCCCACGGGCGTGAAATGCCAGTCGATGAACAGACTGAGATGGCAGAGGGACGTGTGAATGAATCAGTGCCCCACCCCGGCTCACATTCTTCAGCGTCAGCGGCAGGACGGTTTCCAGCGAGCCCCAAAGATCACCCACGATGTCGAACCGCGGACGAATACGTCTGTCCCCCACTTTCCGCCTCACGCTATTTCCTCCCACGGCGCATTTCAACAGTCACTGAGAAACAGGCTGCGCATCCCGCGCGGCTTGTAAAACCAGCGCTTCCGCCGTCCGGCACTCCGGAGAGAATGCCGCCTGGCCGACCTTCACGCCGGCCAGGTTGAGACGGCTGGCCGCTTCGCCGAGGCGCCGACGCACCCGGCCGACGACCTTGTGCGAACCCGAACCATCGGTGTGCGTCAACAATGCCGCAACCCGGTCGCCGTTCATCGTGCCGAGCACGTCGGAACCACGAAGCTCGTGACGCAGGGCGTCCTGCATCAGCGACGTCGCATCCTGAGCGCCGGACACCGGTCGCGGAATGTCGATCAACACGAGCGACAGGCGGAGATCGAAACGCTTCGCGCGCTCGAGTTCTTCCTCGATCCGCCGCAGAAACTCCGAGACGACGGGCCGTACGGGCTCACGGGTGACGTCGCAGAGCGACGGTTCGGCTCCCACGAGCCAGCCTTGGAGCACGCGGGTCACCACTCGCGTGACAAGCTCGGCATCCTGCGCAAACGTCTCGCGCGGAGCCGGACGCAAATCGAGCGTGGCGAAGATTCCCTCGCCAAGCGGCAACGTGCAGACGAACTGCGTCGGAGCAAAGCGCCAGCCGCTCGGCACGCCGCCGGGGCCTGCCGGGACATCGCCTGATGTGCCGACCGATACAAGCCGGCGCTCCTGGCCGCGGTGATTCAGGACGAGCGAGGCGTACGCCGCGCCGGTCAAGTCCGCCATCTCTCGAACCAGGCGCACCGCAAGCAATTCGGGAACGGCGCCACCCTGCTCCACCAGCGCCTGAAAACGTTCTCGGGTCCGATCACGCCGCCTCGCGCGAATCGTCTCGAGTTGTGAGCCGACGATCCGCCCGAGCACGGCGAAGAGAGACTCGGCGTCGGCGGGAAACGTGCCGATGAGCGCCAGAACCCAGTCGGGGTTTCCGCTCACGGACAAGGGAACCAACACCACTTCGGACCCGCCCGCTGCCTGACCCCACTCCGGTATGGGACCCAGCCGAACCGCCTCCGCTGAGCCGGCGAACCAGTGAGAGCTCAAGCGCTTCGCAGCCTCTTCGGCGTGCACACCGGGAAGCGTCGTGTAGAGGACAAAATCGCCCGCCAAATCGCGCTGAAAGATGCGGGCGTCGACATCGAACCACACCGCCGCCGCCTGGACGATCGCGTGCCCGAGCTCGGCTTCGGTGTCCGTTTCGACGAGGTGCCGCAAGAAGCGCAGCGTCGCCAGCAGGCGACGCGAGTTCTGTCGCTCGTCGGTCAACGCGTCGGCGGCGGCAAAATCGGCTTCGACAATGGCGCGCGCCAGTTCAGGCCAGGCTTTCGCGTCGTCCACGGACTCGACGCCCCGGTCTGTCCGGCGGACCGCGACGAGTGCGGTCGCCTGCCGGACCCGGGCAGCGCGGCGCAACGGGAACACCTGATACTGGACACCCGAATCGTCCAATTGCTCGGGGCGGCCGTCAGCCAGCGCGTCGAGCAGGGATTGGCGGACCACCGGTGATGCTTCGATCATTCGCCCTAGGGCGGTCGTCGAGTCGGGATAGACATGCTGCAGCGTGGCGTCGAGAACCTCGACTTCCAGGCCGAAACGGGTCCGGGCCCGCTCGAGTAACTGCGAGAGCGAAGATGACAGCATCGGAACTTTTATGGGAGTCGTCAACGACCTCGGACCCAATCGGACCGTGACTCGCGACGGACTAGGGGCGATAACTGCAAAGGTATAGCCACGGGGGGTAGATTTTTGTCTGCGCTGGAACGCCTTTATCTACGGCAACTTACAAGGATGACAAACTGGAGGGTTTTTATGGATTTCACTCCTGTCATATTAGTCCACCAGGAGGCAGACTAAAATCGCCTAATAAGGCAGACTTTTGTCCGCCTATCCGCCCGGTTTCGCCGAGGGACCGACAGCCACCTCAACTGTTTTTTCGCTCGGGATCGGGAGCCCGTCCTTCCGCGCCGGCTCATACAACCAGCCGCGGGCCGCGCGGAGCAGCTGCTGGTCATAGGCGGGGTGGACCGATTTCACGATTTCAGCGGAGGTCACCTTTCCTTCTGCCGAAATCTGGACCCGTACCGACCCGCGAAAATCCCGGGTGCGGCTGACGGCGTCGGGAGGCACCCATTGTGGAAAGCGCTGCTGGACGACGATGGGCGCGACAATCGGGTTGAGACGGGGAGTGGCCGGCGACGCGGATGGCGCGGCAGCAGGCGGTGCGGCCGCGGTCGGTGGCGCATTTTTGGCCGGCATCGCGCGGCTCAACTCCAAAAACCCTGCGCCGAGCTCTCTCAACTCGGCGATACCCGCCTCGGTGCGAACATCGGCATCGTCTGCGACGCGCAACATGGTCTCGAACTGGGCGACCGCTTCCTCGCGGTCCTTGCGGTCCATGGCGGCCTTACCCAGCTGGTACGTCCGCCTGACGAGCACCGGCCCGATCCGACGGCGCACCTGGGAAAAGAGTGACCCAGCTTTCTTGTACAAAGTTGGCATTATAAGAAAGCATTGCTTATCAATTTGTTGCAACGAACAGGTCACTATCAGTCAAAATAAAATCATTATTTGAAGCTTGGCGTAATCATGGTCATAGCTGTTTCCTGTGTGAAATTGTTATCCGCTCACAATTCCACACAACATACGAGCCGGAAGCATAAAGTGTAAAGCCTGGGGTGCCTAATGAGTGAGCTAACTCACATTAATTGCGTTGCGCTCACTGCCCGCTTTCCAGTCGGGAAACCTGTCGTGCCAGCTGCATTAATGAATCGGCCAACGCGCGGGGAGAGGCGGTTTGCGTATTGGGCGCTCGGTCTTGCCTTGCTCGTCGGTGATGTACTTCACCAGCTCCGCGAAGTCGCTCTTCTTGATGGAGCGCATGGGGACGTGCTTGGCAATCACGCGCACCCCCCGGCCGTTTTAGCGGCTAAAAAAGTCATGGCTCTGCCCTCGGGCGGACCACGCCCATCATGACCTTGCCAAGCTCGTCCTGCTTCTCTTCGATCTTCGCCAGCAGGGCGAGGATCGTGGCATCACCGAACCGCGCCGTGCGCGGGTCGTCGGTGAGCCAGAGTTTCAGCAGGCCGCCCAGGCGGCCCAGGTCGCCATTGATGCGGGCCAGCTCGCGGACGTGCTCATAGTCCACGACGCCCGTGATTTTGTAGCCCTGGCCGACGGCCAGCAGGTAGGCCGACAGGCTCATGCCGGCCGCCGCCGCCTTTTCCTCAATCGCTCTTCGTTCGTCTGGAAGGCAGTACACCTTGATAGGTGGGCTGCCCTTCCTGGTTGGCTTGGTTTCATCAGCCATCCGCTTGCCCTCATCTGTTACGCCGGCGGTAGCCGGCCAGCCTCGCAGAGCAGGATTCCCGTTGAGCACCGCCAGGTGCGAATAAGGGACAGTGAAGAAGGAACACCCGCTCGCGGGTGGGCCTACTTCACCTATCCTGCCCGGCTGACGCCGTTGGATACACCAAGGAAAGTCTACACGAACCCTTTGGCAAAATCCTGTATATCGTGCGAAAAAGGATGGATATACCGAAAAAATCGCTATAATGACCCCGAAGCAGGGTTATGCAGCGGAAAAGCGCCACGCTTCCCGAAGGGAGAAAGGCGGACAGGTATCCGGTAAGCGGCAGGGT